>Ga0209487_1000001_pt1:0-17500 | contig 1174909 bp, 904 predicted proteins | sample Poulit2012_FD_187524 | JGI IMG/M metagenome (GOLD analysis project Ga0209487, IMG submission 187524) | Agricultural soil microbial communities from Georgia to study Nitrogen management - Poultry litter 2012 (SPAdes) (version 2) | ecosystem: Environmental > Terrestrial > Soil >...
GACGCAAGTTGCCGTTTTTCATAAGAACAGCCGCTTTTTACGGCCTTATGAAACTCTTCGATGACCCATCGGGAGCAGTAATAATCAACGATCTCCAGCACTTGATCCGGCGTAGAAATAGGTTCGGCAGTCTTTGCGTTCGTCACACGGGACTCCCTCTACAAAAGATCCGTTTACATTACGGCATTCGATCGCTGTGGTTCCGTCGATGCACTCCTCCTCTGTTGTGCAGCATGAGCCCAGCGCGGGCGGGTCGATGGTTGGGCAGTCTTTGCGGTCCGCGCATAGGACGCCATTGGCAAAAATCCCGCCAGCTTCGCGGCAATCCAATGCCGTAATGTTGTCGATGCAGGAATCAGTTAAGCAACAGGAACCATTGTCGATGGCGACACCGCCGGCCCCCGCGGTGATTAGTACACGCTGCGTCATCTCGGCTTCTCCTTGAGTCGTGAAGGGCCCGAACGCCTTTTCACGCTAAAATTTCCGTACTCAACGAAAAGTTCAAGAGTGCTCGGATGTGACGCAATGGGGGCGCGGTGGGGATTGCGGGGGTGTTAGGAGGGCACTGCGGGTGTGCCGCAGCTACTCGCTAAGGACCTGGAGAATTTGGCCGGTGGTGATGTCTTTTGACAGTCTGGCGTGCTGAGCTCGACCGGCTTGATTCTTGAACCGTATGCCCTTAGGGTAGAGAGCGCCTACGCTTTAGTCGGCAGAAGTCTGGAGACGGATCGTCATGTTACAGTTGGAAATGATTGAGCGTTTCAGAGAGGTATGCGCCGAGGATGAGCGCGTGATGGGCGCGCTGATGTTCGGATCGTTCGCGGCAGGTGAGGGCGACGCCTTCTCCGACATCGAGTTTGCGGTATTCATCAGCGACGACGTATTTGACGAATTTCAACAGTCTGCGTGGCTCGAAGAAGTGAACCCCGTGGTCGCCTATTTTGAGGATGACTTCGGTCATCGAACGGCGCTCTTTGAGAATGGGGTACGCGGCGAGTTCCACTTTATGCGTTACTCCGAGGTGTCGGTCGTTGAAGGTTGGCTGGGATACGGATGGTTTCCGTCGCTTGAGGACGCCCTAATCCTCGATCGAAAGGGCGACCTCTCGCGCCACGCTAGCGTATTGGTCGGAGGACCACCTGCGCGTGGTGGTGCGGCGCTAGTGCAAGGGCTCGGCTTGAACCTCCTCAACCTGATGCTCTTTGGCGCCAATCTCCTAAATCGCGGAGAATTTGCCCGTGCGTGGGCCTTACTCACCAAGTCCCACGAGTCTCTACTCAAACTTATTCGCTTATCCGAAGGCGCTACCGACCACTGGCCGACGCCCTCACGCGCGTTTGAGAAAGACCTTTCTGCGGGCGTTAATGAGCGCTATCTGGCCTGCACTTCCGGAGCTCGGCCGAACGAGTTGTGCGCCGCATATCGGGAGTCATGGAAGTGGGGTCGTGAGCTCTTCGACGCCGTGGGTGGGCCGCTGAAGGCCGAGCTTCCCTCGTCCATCCTAGAGAAGGTGGATGACCTGCTCGTCCAAGCGTCTACCCGTTGGCCGACGTGATCGCCGAATCTGCGCGCGTTGTCCGAAGACTAGAGCGCTCGCTGTGGGCTCTGTCCCAAGGACAAAGACGATAAACCCAGCATCGAGTTGGCAGCGATCACTTCGACGGTAGGCCTTGGCCACCCAGCGGTTTGGTCTCAAAGCGCTCGCCAAAGCCCCGAATATGCGGCCGAGCCGCTGTGATCGCCGCCTGAACGCTCGGCAGCCCCAACGACGCCTTATGGTGCTCTGCGCTCTCCCAGACTTCGGTCACCCAGATCGCGTCGGCGTCATCCGTCGCTTCCGCGATGATATAGCTCAGGCACCCCGGCATCTCCCGAGTACCCGCCAACAGCGCCTGAACCACCGCCGCGCGTTCGCCCGGTGCGACAAGTATCTTCCCAATCAGTCCGTACATCTCATCCCCCTTTTTCCCCGCCTCCGCCCAACAGCGATTGGAGCTAGGAGCTGAGCTCGGCGGGTGGTTTGTCGTCGCTATATTGTAAAGTGGCTGGGGTTGGAGGGCAAAGGGGTTGGTGGGGTGGGCGAATATGCGCAGACACGCCGCCAACTCGAACAGGCGCTCGCTGGGCGCAAGCTGCTGCGTGACTATGCGGTCCGGGCCCTGCGCTGGAGACACTTAGTGACAGCTACGCGAGTGACCACTGCAGAAGGTCCTCAAGCTGGCCAATACACCCGCTTTAACGGCACCAGCCGCTTGGTCTCGCTGTCGGTGGTGTCGTAGTATTCCATGAGCGTTCGGACGACGTGGTCTAGGGTCCAGACCGTCGACGAACTCCAGCTTGAACCTCCCTCACTTTCGTTGACACGCATCGAGGACCCAACATGCGTGATCGAAAACCCTACCAACGATACAGCCCTGACTTCCGGCACGACGCGGTTCAGTTCGTGATGAGCAGTGACGAGACCCTTCGCGCTGTCGCCGATCGGCTCGGCGTGAACTACTGGACGCTCCGAGGATGGTATCGTGAGGCGATGCGGAAAAAGAGAACATCCAAACGCGTCTCAGAGTCCCAGCCTCGCGAAAACGAGACCGCTGAAGAGCGCGCGGAGCGCTATAAAGCCGAAGCCCTTGCGCTCCGAAAACGCACCGCCGAGCTCGAGACGGATATCGCCATCCTAAAAAAAGCGGCGGCCTTCTTCGCGAGAGAAAGCAACTGAGGTTCGCGTTCATCGACGCGGAGAAGGCTCACTTCACCGTCAAAGCGCTTTGCCGGGGCCTTCAAGTGACGCGGCCGGGCTATTACGCGTGGGCAAAGCGCCCCGAGAGCGAGCGTGTCCGCGCCGACCGCGCGCTTCAAGAGAAGGTGCGGGCGGTTCACGCTAAAAGCCGAGGAACGTACGGCAGCCCGCGCATCCACGCGGCGCTTCGGCACGCGAATATCCGCGTGAGCAAGCGCCGCATCGAGCGGCTCATGCGCGAGCTAGGCCTTGTTGGAAGGGCTAAAAAGCGCTTCCGCATCACAACCACTCGAGACGAGTCGCATCCGGTCGCGGCGAACCTTCTCGCGCGCTGCTTCAAAGCCGAGCAGCCGAATCAGCGATGGGCGACTGACATCACATACATCCGGACGGCGAATGGGTTCAGCTATCTCGCCGTTATCATCGACCTCTTTTCGAGAGCCGTCGTTGGCTGGGCAGTCGATACCGACATCTCAACTGAGCTCCCCTTGCGTGCCCTCTCGATGGCACAGCTTCACCGCAAACCGGCCCCTGGGCTGCTTCATCACTCGGACCGCGGCTGCCAGTACACGAGCTTCGCTTATCGAAGTGCGCTGGCGCAGGCGCACATCACTGCGAGCATGAGCCGAAAAGGAGACTGCTGGGATAATGCGGTTGCCGAATCCTTCTTCAGCACGCTCAAAACCGAGCTCGTCTCTCGAAAAAGATGGGCGTCGAATCAAGAGCTGCGCGCAGCGCTCTTCGACTATATCGAGGTGTTCTACAACCGAGAGAGGCTACACTCCGCGCTCGGCTACATCACTCCCGCTCAGGCGGAGGCAAACTATCACGCGGCGAATGCCGCATAACAGGTGTCAACGAAACTGAGGGAAGGCCACGGGACTTCGGCGCAAAGCAGTGGACACAAGCGAGGTCACACCGGTTCGTGAGCGCGATCGACACCTGTCGGGGGCCTCGCGACCAACAGGACCGATGAACCGTCACCTCGTCGAGCAAGATGTTCAGCCCGCCCGCTCGCTCGAAGAGGTGGACCCCAGAAGGACCAAAGCGCTTCTTCCACTCTCGATGCTGGGCCAGACCGACAACGGCCTCCCCAAGCGCGGCGTGGGCCCCCTCAAGAGACCGCGCATTGTCATGCGGATCCATCCGCAAATCGCCCGAGGCACTCCTACTCATGCAGCGCCTCCACACGGCTGGCCAAGGCGCCGTAGAGGCGATGCATGGCGTCGACGGCCATTTCGACAGCGCCGGGCCAGGTCGCTTCATCTGCCCAGCAGCCGGGGACGGTGAAGCTCACACGGGATGCGCGCTTCTCATCGAGCCGCTGCCAGAGAAGCTCTGCACCAAAGGCGTCCTCGACCGCGGGCCGGTCCGTGGCAAGCGCATCGAACACGGCCTTGTTGTCGGCCGCCTCGGGCCCGTCGATGTAGAGCTCCACTCGGGTCTCGTCCATCAACACGACGTAGTTCCACCACTGGCCGTGCTTCCTCGCACCGACCCAGTGGTACTTCCCGGGAGAGATGTTCTTGTGCAGATCGTGGCGGTCGCGAGCCACAGGGAGCAGGGCCTGCTAGAACTTCTGCCGTGCGTCGTGTCGATCAGGCCGCTGGCGCCCTCGGGCTTCGATTCCTCGGGGGGGGGGGCGACGATGGGCTCGTGGGCGGGGGGCTTCTCGCCATCCAGGTCCAGCCGCGAGGGATTCCAGACCCACTCCGCGAGTCGGATGTACAGCTCCTGCCGTTCGGCCTGCTCCTCGGGGCCGAAGCTCTCGTAGGCCCTGAACGGTAGGCCCGTCCGGTCGATCAGCTTTCGGAATCCCGGGTTGTTCGTGTAGGCGGCAGGGTGAAGGCTCCGGGCGAGGAGGTTCTCGCCCTTGGTGACGTACGCGTCGCGCTTCGCTTCGTAGGTCGCATCTCCGAGGCTCTGGTTGAGCCCGCGCTGAAGCAGGAGCAGCCCGCCGAGCAGATTTCTTTCGGTGTCGAAGTCCGTGGGATGCTCGAACACGTCCGCGAAACGGTCGTAGTGGTCCGCCCAGATGTGTTCGATCTCGAACGGCCGAGAGCGTCCTTGCGAGACGAGGTCCACGAAGTGCGAGGGCACCCCGCACTGCGTATCGACCCAGTGGGTGAGGCGCGCGAGGATGTGCCGGATCTGCCGATAGTTCTGTTGGTGCAGCCGCAGCTTGGGCTGGCTGGCGAAGGTCTCGGCTTGCTCGTCGAGCTGCGCACGCAGGAAGTCAGAGAGCCCGGCAACATCGCGGTCGCGCAGCTCCTTCGTCAACGTGAAGAGCGTGTACTTCACCGACGAATACGCGATGGTCCGGAAGTTCCAGACCCGACGCGCGAGCCAGATGTCGAGGAAGTCTGCGACGAGACCGATCTTCCGCCGAACGATGTCGTCCGAGTCGTCAGGGTGCAGAGGGGCGAGCAGCGCCTGGCTCTGCAGCGTGAAGCCGCGGTCCTCGTTGTAGTAGACCGACTCCCACCCATCGACGAGCTTCGCCGACGCGTTGCGGATGGCGAGGGCCTGTCGTCCGTAGAAGTCCAGGTCGGTCTTCACGAACCGCACGAAGGTGTCGGAGTCTCCAAGGCCGACCCGCTCTCGGTGATCGCGAACCCAGCGGTGGAACTCGGAGCCGATCCGCTCGTAGTCCTTGTTCTCCGCGCCTTTTTTGCCGGGGCGGATGGTGTCGGCGTAGCGGGCGCGCAGCCAGTTCTTGAAGAAGTCGACGTCCTCTTCATCGCCGACGTTCTTGAAGGCCTGCATGTGGGCCTACCTCGACCTGCAGATCACCAGCAGCTGCCTCAAGGCACACGAGCTGGCTGTTCCAACTGGACGGGTCCGGAGACTCGTCCCCGCTCTCGCTCGGAGGCGCCGTGAAGAAGCGCTCCGATCGATGGTTGAGCTGCTCCTGCGCTTTGCGTCGGCCGTCGTCGGTGCCGAGTCGGCGTGTGCGCTGGCTTGGCTTCGCCTGATCGGTTCCAGCAGGGTTGTCAGGTGCCCCGACTACGTGAACGTCGGGGTCGAGAGCCGTGACGAGGGAGGCCAGGACCACGAGGTCCTCGTCGTCCTCCGGCTGGAGAAAGATGTCGGGGTAGCGCTGCTTGTCAGGATTCAGCGAGACGAGGCGAATCTCCTGGTGTCGCCCGTCGGCGCCGCGCTGGTCGGCGACGTACTTCTTCACCGCGTAGCTGCCGGTGTCGGGGTCTGCGAAGGCGCCGCGGACGAGCACGATCTTGTGCTGCCGTGTGCCGCGCGGCCAGAGCTCGAACACCGCCATGCCGCCGTCGACGAGACCGTTGATGCCGTTGTCCATGCTGTTGCCGCGAACCCGGCAGATGAACATGCGTTCGTTCAGTCGGCGTCCGAGGTCGACCCGAAGCCACCCCTCCGGTTCGACGTGCTGGGTGACGGCTCCCCGCCCGAACTCGCCGGCTGGCGCAGACGCGGCAATCGCGTCGAGCTTGAAGACCGGCAGGTGCGAGTCGTAGTGGGCGTTCTCCGAGACCTCGTGTTCGATCGGAACCGAGTCGGTACCCGGCTCGGGAGCAGGTGGAATTTCGCTGCTTCCCCCCGCCGACCGGAGCGTAGAGCCCGTCTCGACCCACCCCACGAGTCGTGAGTGGAAGCCGCCATCCTCGGGCACCATCCCTCGATGACGAAGCTCGCGCTGCAGCAGAGGCTCGACGTGATCACGCAGCAGCGCGAGCCGATGGGGGACCTCGAACACCGGCGGGATCGGGTCGCGCAAGAACAGCTCGTCGGCGCTACGCTCGAGCTGAGGGTACCGCGTGCCGTCTGGGTTCACCGCCAATGTCACGAGGCGAGATTTGCGCTCCCCGCCCAGGCCCTGCGTTTCGACGCTCCACCATGTGGCCACGCCGGCCCCGTGACCTGCACCCACCACGGCGGCCCCGAGCTCCTCGGCGGGTCGGCTGGCGTGCCGCTCCAGAGACTGTTTGACGACCGGGTGGTCCAGCCCGAGCAGGTCGAGGTCGTCGCGCGCTCGGGCCTGGTCGCGATCCGTGGTGAACCGAACGATCAGCTGATCGTGGTCGTCACGGACCTCGTAGACCGTGTCGTCGACGCGCGCGAGGCGATGACCGCGTGATTCGAGGTCTGCGCGAAGGAAGCGGACCAGGCGTTCGAGGGCGGCCGACACATCGGAGAACGGTCGGTAGTCGTCGAGGTTGAATCCGTCGAGGTCCTGGAAGAGATCCCAGACGACCGAGCGCGCCTCCTTGGCGTGGCTCAACGCCACCTCGAGCTCGACCTTGGTTCGCTTCAGCTCGGGGTCGGAGAGCGCCGCCTGGTAGAGCTGGTCGTAGCGGACGCGCTCGGCGAGCTGACCGAGGATCTGCGTTCGGAGGTCCTCAGCGACCTGACCGTCCTCATCGAGCTTGCCCAGCGTCTTGGCGATCTCGGTGAGCTTCTCGTCCAGCATCAGGAAGATGCGACCCTCGATCGTGTCCGAGAGCACCAGGTTGTAGACCTGCGCCGTGTGCGCCTGACCGTAGCGATGGATCCGCCCGATGCGCTGTTCGAGGTCCATCGGGTTCCACGGCAGGTCGAAGTTGAAGAGCACCCGGGCGAACTGCAGGTTGATGCCCTCTCGGCCGGCTGCCGTGCACACGAGAACGCGCGGCCCGTCGGGCTTGCGGAAGCGACGTTCAGCACGGAGCTTGGCTCCGTGGTCACCACCCCGCAGCACGACCACGCCCTGGCCTGGGTAGGCAGAGTCGATCTCGCGCCCGATGAGGTCGACCGTCCCGAGGTAGGTGGCGAAGATGACGATCTTCTCGTTGGGATTGGCCTGCCAGAGTGCACCGAGCCCCCGAATGAGGCTGCGCACCTTGGTCTCCCGGCTCTCCGGAAACTTCTTCAGCAGCTCCGCGATGCGTTGCCTCTCCTCGGGGAGCGCCAGGCTCACCGCCATGGTCGCCATCTCTTCGCCGGCGGCCGCCGCCTCTTCGCCGGCGCCCGAATCGGACGCCAGGGCGAGATCATCCTCCCGCAGCTTCTTCAGCGTCTTGAGCTTGAGGTCGGCGAGGTGTCGGTCGACCTCACCGCGGCCCACCACGTCATCGGCGATCCCAAGCTCCTCGTGCAGCAAGGCGCGCGCTTCGGCGTAGAGCGCGTCGCGACCTTCAATGTCCAGGTCCTGGTCCTTCACGATCGCCTCGTGAATGGTCAGCATGAGCATGCGACGCCGAAGGGTCCGTCGGACGGCGGCGAAGCTCGACGCGGCGATCTTCTGGAAGACGGCCATCACGAAGCCGAGCGCGCGGCCCTGGTTCCCTTGCCGCTTGGCGAGTGCGAACCCCTCCTGCAGGTAGTCTCGGAGCTGCCCGTAGAAGACTCGCTCGGCTTCGTTCATGACGAAGCTCTCGGTGTGGACCGCTCGCCGGGCGAAGAGGGCCGAGCCATCCGGCCGACACGCATCGGCCTTGGTGCGGCGGAACACGAAGGTGTTGAGGCGGTGCCGGTTGGCAACCATGTCCTCTGCGCTCTTGAACAGCGTGGGGCTGAGCAGCTGGACGAGCTTCCAGAAGCGGAAGTGGTCGCCCTGGTGAGGCGTCGCCGAGAGCAGCAACAGGTCGCGGCAGTGGTCGCGCAGCGCCTCGGCGAGCTTGTAGTTCTCCGTCTTTCGAACGCTCCGCCCGCTCTGATAGGCGGTCAGGTGGTGCGCCTCGTCGAAGACCACCAGGTCCCAGGGCGGCGCGTCGAGCAGCCGGCGCACGCGCTTGGGGCGCTTGAGGGTGTCGATGCTCGCGATCAGGCGATCGTGCTTCGCGAAGGCGTTGGACTTCCGGTCCGTGACATCGCCCGAGCTGCCGAAGACCTCGAAGTCGAGGTGGAACACCTCGTTGAGCTCGCGGTGCCAGTTGTTCACCAGGCCGGCGGGGACCACCATCAAGGCGCGCCGCAGCTCGCCTCGTCCGTGGAGCTCGCGGAGCACCAACGCAGTCTCGATGGTCTTGCCGAGGCCGACCTCATCCGCGATGAGGTACCGGCGGGGCGATGCCGTCGCCACGCGATGGGTGAGCACGACCTGGTGGGGCAGCAGGTCGATGTTCGCGGACGTGAGGGAGGTCGCGCTCTCCATCAGCGGGAGGGCCTGGGCCTCGAGCGCGAGCCACGCTTGCCTCAGCCGGTCCCGCGATCCCTCGACACCTGCGACCAGGCGCTCGGCGTCGGTAAGTAGCGGTTGAATGGCCTGGAGAGCGACCTGGCGCTCTCCGACTCCGAAGAAAGCACGCACGAAGCCGTTCCGCTCTGCGGAGACGACCACGCCCTCACCGAACTCAGTGTGGCGAACCCGTTGCCCGGGGCTGTATGCAACGTCGGCCCCTGCCATCACGATATCCTTGGGTGGTACATCCCGGCTGCGTCTTCCACGTTGTGGGCGCCGGTGCGCGCATGATCGATGCGGTAGGCGTCGCTTTGCGCGCCGGCCCAGAGCAGCCTGCCGAGGGGGAAGTGATCGCCGCCCATACCCGTCCACGAGTACTCACCCGACGCGAGGGCGTAGTGCATTCGGGTGCGGCCGGAAGGCAACCAGAAGAGAAGCGCCGCGTCGTTCTGGTACTCGTCCTGGAACTCGAAGATGACCTGACGAAGATCTCGCTCGACCCAGGTTTGGGCCGACGCGGCGTCCAGCGCATCGAGACAACCTTCCACCCCAGCAACGACCAGCGCATAGCCGTCGTTGGAGGGCAGGTCTTCCGGCCAGCTCCGGGACATCGCGATGAACTCGCGAAGCGACACGACCTCGTTCGGGTTGGCACAGGACATTAGCGCCTTCGCATCCCAGACCAGTGAGCACCCCCGCCGTGTCCAGGTGTTGTTTTCCAGCACTTTCATTCGTCGCCTCCGTCGTCTGCGAAGAGAGCAATCTGCTGCACCGTTGAACGGTTACGGGCCTTCCAACCGCGGTAGAGCCGGTCGGCGCGTCCGGCCGCCACACGGACCGCCGGATCCGTCGAATGCGTGGAGAACCACTCGAGGAGTGAGCCAAGGGCCGGGTGCGGCTTAAAATTGGCGTTCGACAGGGTGTCCTCGGCCTTGATGCCGCTCCCGTCGAAGCAGGCTCCGATAAGGAAGGCCGCCTGGTCGTAGTCGTGGACCATGCCGACGCGGTGCTTCCGGTGCCACGTTTGCGCTACTTCGAGGAATGGTGTCAGGTAATAGACTTTCTTCTCCTCATGGATCCACCCACGATTCTCGAACTCGGACGGGGAGATACCGGTCCCCCGTAAGTACTTTTGTATTTGATCCCGAGGTTGTTCCCGCGTGCCCTGAAACATCCGTAATAGCTGTCGGGTGTACGGTGATGCGGTTACGGGCGGCGGCTCGACTCCGGGGTTCGCATCCTCATCAAGGACTTGAAGAACCCCCAATACGGCATCCTTTACAGAGAGCGGCTGGTCTTCGGCCTGGTACACCTGGCCGTAATGTTTTGAGTAATACTCGAGTGCCTTACCGCGTTTAATCACCTCGATATCAGCGCTGGGCAACCCCTCGCGCTGATGGTGCTCGAGAAGGCCTTGGAGCCGTCGCACCTCCTTCAGAATTTGGCGACGCATCTTCGCCCAGCTTACCCGCTGAGGCTCGAAGGTCCGCTTGCGACAGACGTGAATGATGTCGTACTCGACCTTGCGCGAGCCGAACTCCCCGTCCCCTTTGATCTCGTCCGAGCGGATCGGATAGGTAGCAGCCAGGTAGAAGCCGGCATCGAATAGGCTCTCCAAGACCTGCACCCAAGGTTCGTCTTCGCTGTGGTGGAAGGTGAAGGCCAAGATGCCTGACGGCTTGAGAACGCGCTTCGCTTCGCTCCAAGCGGCTGTCAGGAGGCGTTGATAAAACTCCCCAGGAGCGTCTGGGTTACGCGCCTTGTTCTCGACGATCTCCAATGATTTGGGCACATAGTCTGACGTGAAGTAGTCTGGGTATACATCTCGAAGGGCCAAGCGAAGCCAAACGTAGAAGAAGTCCGAAAGCTCCGAGTAGTGCAGAAGGCCACCAAACGGCGGGTCTGTAATCACTAGGTCTACCGAGTCGTCCGCGACTTCTTCTAAAGAAGTCGCTGTTCCACATTGCACAGTTGCAGGAAGGATTGCGTCACCTGTGTATGCTTTCTCGCTTTTGCCGGTTGCCAGTTCGGCTGTAGTAGGGGCAACATGGACGAGGTTGTCCATGCTCACAAGCTCCCAGGGCTCGGACGTCCATTGAAGTGCATTAATCATCAATCGGGTGATGGTTGACCAGTTTCCTGCACCCATATGACCGAAGGGACTACCCTCGACAGATTGCGACTTTGGATGAAAATTATTATTCGAAAAGTGTGGAATCATCTTGTCGAACGAGGCTTGCCAGAATGAGAACATGCTCTGGTAGCGCAACAATTGAACCCATAGCGCGACTACGATGTCGACGGCATCAGTCGAGTATCGTTCTCGACAGGCACATAATGCACGCACCACCTGACTATGAAACAGCAACTGACGAGGATTGAACATGGTCCACCAATGAGTGAATCCGTGATTTGGAATTCCTCCGTTAAGGTGGTGCGTCATGAACCCGTAAGGAAGTTTGCTTCGAGGCCAATAATCCGAAAGGTCGGCTGTCGAGCGCTGCGCCCACTCCCGATTGGCGGCGTCGAATACGTCGCTGCTCGTGACCGGTGCAAAGAAGCGACCATTGTAGGCCTCACCGGCAGAGTCGCAGTCAGGGCAGTAGCCTTGAATTGCATATGCTGCGACGGGCCCTGTCTTCCCTGATGCCTTCACGGTAGTCAGGACGTCCTGAACGGTTCCACACGCACCGCATGCGTAGTTTGAGCGCTTCGGGACGGTGCCGCCGTCGGTTCCCGTCTTGATCTCAGCGCCGGTGATGGGATCGACAATCGAATCGGGGAGCTTTCCGCGAACCTCGAGGAGCTGCATCTTGGATGCGCGCGCTCGGTTCCATGCGGCTGTCGTTTTTGCCGAATCAGTGACCGAGCCACCGAACGGGGAACCGTCCGGCCCGACTGACGACTCGCCAGCGAGCCACTGCGGATGGACCAAGAGGGAGAGCTCCACTTTCTTCTTCTTCGGCGCCTTGGCCGGAAGGTCGATGGCGTCATGCTCGTGCCCGCAGTGCGGGCATGTCACATCGAACCGACGCTTCTTCGGAGGAGACAAGTCGTGCTCGCCGGAAGGCACCACGAAGGGACGCTCAGTCTCGGCGACCACGAGAGGAACGCCCGGAGCCATGCGAGCGTCTTGCTCTTCGATGTCGAACGCTCGTTGGCACTGGCCGTTCTTGCACTTGTATGGCCAGTACTTGATGCTCAGCTTCTTGATGGCCATCACGGGCTTCGTCATCACGGGAGTGCGATGGCCGCAGCCCGTGACCTGACACGGTCCGTGTTTCGCCCAGAAAACATAGATCGTCTCAGGGCCCGCGTAGCTGTAGCCTGCGCGTTCGGACGGAGTCAGCGCGAGCGGGTCGAAGTCATCACCCATCACCTCGCCAGTGGCCGTCTTGGTCCACTTGCCTTTGTGGCCGCGAGGGCAGTCACAAGCGTAGAAGGGCATGATCTGCGGCTTGACCTCGGCCTCGATGTCCTCGAGCAGCGCCTCGACCTCGGCCTTGTCGACCTGGGCGAGCTCGGTCTTCACGACGAACCACGCCACGGGGTTCAGGTCGACGCCCGTCATGTCCATGCCGAGGCGGCTTCCCTCCACGAGTGTGGTGCCGCCGCCCATGAACGGATCGACCACCTTCAGGTGGGACAGTGCGCCCTTCTTCTGATGGTTGGCGTAGTACACGTCCCAGACGGCCTTCGCGGCCTCGAGCGGGTCGTCCGGGGCCTTCATCGACGCGGAGAGCAGGAGCGACCGGAACACGCTGGAGCGACGACGCGCCCACCACTTCGAGACCTGGTAGATCGGCTTGCCCGCGTTGCCCTCGATGGCCGCGACCTGGTTCACGGGCAGGATCGGGAAGTCGACCTCGAGGCAGGTGGGCGGGCGATCGGGATCGGAGAAGTCGACCGTCTCGACGGCCACCGGCTTGCCGGCGCCGACGGCCTTCTTCACTCCTTCGGCGAGGCGTTCTGCTTTGGTCTTCTTTCTCGCCATAAATCAAAACTCCGATCGGGAAACGTCGAGGAAGGGAACAAGAACCTCCAGCACGGTGAGGCCGCCGTGGGAGAGCGTTGGATGGCCACCCGAGACCTTCCACTTGCGTCGGCCCACGACGTACCGGTGCCGACCGTTCGGACCATCGAGAACGAGGTCGATCGGTGGAACCCATGGGCTCGGCGTGCCGTCGTCCGGGGCGGAGCGACCGGCCTTGAAACGCTCCTTCATGTGCTTGGCCTGATCGGCATCACCGATGTCGGGAAAAAGGCCTGTGGCCGCGTAGCCGTGGTCGCCAGTGATCACGAGCCGCCGCCCCTGCGTCAGCTTCTCGATCAAGCCCCAGAAGCCGTCCGAGGTCATCTGCTGCTGCACGTCGAGGACCAACTCCTGGATCCCCTTGCCGTGAGTCGCGAGCTCATGCACGCGGCTGTCCGGCCAGGCGTGCCAGAGGAACCAGCGCGGTGCGGGGGTGATCTGCGAGGCCGCATCCTCCCACGCGCAGTCGAGGAATTCGGTGTGCGCGCCGGCGAGCCGATGGCTCGAGCCCGCGCCGTTGTTGTAGAGCGCCGAGCGCGAAGCAAGCCCCAGCGCCTTCGCGAAGGGCGTCGTGTCGGGAGGGAGCGCCGCCGCGGTGACACCTTGCTCGTGGACGGCGTATCCGCGGGCATGCAGTCCCTCGAGCAGCCACGGCAGCTCGCGGAGCGATAGCGCGTCCAGAACGAGCACCGCACAGCCTCCGTCACGCTGGTCCCACCACGTCGCGAGGGCGTCCGCCGTCCGGGTCACCGTGCCGCCGAAGGACTCCCACAGATCCCATCCCGCGGTGGCAAGGAAGAGGTCGACGTCGCCGATGGCCTTCTCCCGGCGGATGATGTCACGTACGGGGTTCGCTCCGTCGAACGCGTCAGCGAAGGTTGCCATCGCATAATCGGCGATGGCCTCCCAGGCGGAGTCGGGGGCATCTGCCTGCAGGCGACGAATGAGGTCGAGAGGAAGCGCCATTCAGTCCTCCTTCTCGACGTCGAGGGCGTAGGTCAGTCCATCCGGGAGCTTCTTGATGAGCTCGCTGAGCTTGGCGCCGGTGAGCCCCTCAATGGTCACGGTCGCCTTCTTCACCTGCGTGAAGTTCCCGATCCCCCAGCCCTCCACCTTGGAGAGCAGGTTGAGCGGCGAGGTGGCCGGCGAGCTGTGGGTCGTGACGCTGTCGCCGCCGCCGAAGATGCTCTCGGTGCTTCCCGTCCCGGTGGTTGTGGCGGTCGTGTCCCCACCGGGCGTCGCGCCCGTGTCCGCGCCCTCGTTTCCGGTCGGCATCACGCCGCCTTGCCCACCGGTTTGACCGGGCTGCTCAACACCAGCTGTCGGCGTGTCGTTGCGTGGAAGTGTGGTCTGACCGCCCGGAGTGGTCGTCCCGCCGGGCTGGTCACCACCGGAGACACCGCCCGTTTGCGGCACGGCCTGTGGCATGAGGAGCTTGGTCTCCTCCAGGTGCTTGCCGGTACCCAGCTTGCCCTTGATGCGCCGCCAGGCGACGTCTTCGTCCTCGCCGCTTCGCTTCTGCAGGTACTGGCTTCCGCGCAGGTCGATGGCGATGATGCCCTTCGAGCAGAGCCGCTCGATGCGCTCCTTGACCAGCGTCTCGCCGATCCACGGTACGCAATCATCCTGGTTGGGGCGCGGCTCCTGGAGCTCGTCGAGGAGCTTCGCGACGCTGTCCGAGTTCTCGGCGGCCGCCTCCACGATCTCCTCGAAGTCCTCGGGGATGAAGAGCTGCTCGCGCACGTACTTGTCGACGGCCTCCGGGATGCCAGCGCCATGCGCCTTGTGGCTGATGATGTGGAACTCGCAGCGGGCGGGGTCGGCGTAGTTCCAGGTGTCCAGGACGGCGAAACGGTTGAAGCGTTTCTTCAGAACGTTGCGGAGCTCACCCTCGTACTTGCTCTTGAGCTTCCGATACTCCGAGTTGCCGACCTTCCACGCTTCGGCGAGGCAGACCGCGCGGGCCAGCACAACAAGGTCTCGATCGTAGTAGGCGTTGTTCGCGCCGTCGTGCGGGATGAGGAAGCGAACGGTGTTCCGCTTCTTCTGCAGATGGTCCTTCAGCCAGGCTCCGAGGCGCTCCGCGATCTTGTCGGGGCACTCCGGGAGCACGACCAGGGGAATGCGTTGGTCGGTCCATCGCTCTGGTCGCTCAGACTCCTCGAGCTCGTCCCACGGGTTGCTGAGCCAGTGCCGGCCGAGCACCACGATGCGGTACTGCTGCGCGGTGGTGTCGCCGATGACGTAGCGCGTCTCCTTGGCCAGCTGCTCGAGGTCCTGCCCGTGCATGGCGGCCCCGGACGCAAACAGACGGTCGTTGCGCGCGCTCGCCATCAGGCGGGCCCGAGGGTTCTCTTCATCCTTGAAGATGAGGCGGTCGCCCTGCTGGTGGATGTTGAAGCTGTTCTCGACGATGAGGTTCAGCTCGTCCTGGAAGCTGTTGTCGTCGATGGCCTTCGCCCGGGTGACATCGACGTGGAGGGTCGACGCCGTCGCGCCGGCGAGGTTGCCCACCGCCAGGGAGCGCACCCAGAGCGAGGAGACGAGCTCGGGCAGGTGAGGCACGAGGCTGGCATCGCGGACCGCGTCCCGAACGGCCTCCATGTTGCGGAGCGCCTTCTCGCGGAGGTTCTGGTGATGCTGGTTGGCAACGGAGTCGATGAGTGACGCGATACCGCTGCGGTCGTCGTCCAGTCGGAAGTCGGCCGCCGTGATGATCGGCTGTCCCTCGCCGTGATGCTTGAAGAGATCCGCCAGGATCTTGATCAGGTCGCGGGTTTCCTGCGCGCTGGTGGCGACGAGCACCTGGTCCTCGAGGAGCTGCATGAGGTGCGGCGCAAATGGCCAGCCCTCGATGAAGTCTCGGCGGGTGCGCTCGTGTTCCGCTGGAGGCACGTCTGCGAGGCGCAGGTGCTCTGAGATGTGTGCTGCGAGGGCCGACTCGATGTTGCCGGGGTCGATGTTGAGCCGGTTCTCGAAGAGGCGGTGCAGCAGTAGGCGCTGGCGGTCGCGCTTGGCGCTGACGCCCTTCCAGTCCACGAGCGCCGGGTTCACGCGGTGGATCTGCCGGTAGGCCTCGCTGTCCCCGTTGCGGAGCGAAACCACGAGGACGACGAGCTCGGGGTGCTCCTTCGCCAGCTCCGAAAGCAGCTGCATGAAGTTGAACGCCCACGTCTTCGACTTCTGCCTGCTACTGTTGGTCAGCCCGTCGAACCACGTCTGGTACTCGTCGAGGACGAGCGCCGTGGGGTGCTCGGTGAACATCTCCTTGAGCAGCTCGTAGGAGGGGACGTTCGTCTGGCGGTCGCCGAGGGCCTCCCACTTGCCCTTGATGTACTCGCCCTTGGGATGTCGCTCGAAGAGCAGGTCCCAGAGGAACTTATAGTTCTGCCGATGGAGGTTCTCGGAGATGACGAACATCCCCTCACGGATGGGAATGTCCGCGACCTTCGGCTCCTGGAGCCGATCGGCCCATACGGAGAGCCAATCGCGCGTCGCGTTGGAGTCGTTGAGGGCGTGGACCAGCGCCGCCATCAAGTGCGACTTACCCTGGCCGCGCTCGCCTATGAGCACGACCGGTCGCCCCTGCTGCGGGCCGATGGCCTCTACGGCCTTGAGGACGTCGCCGGAGGGATAGGTGATGCGCAGGAAGTCGGCTGCCGCCATCTGGATGGCCTTCGGCAGCTCGATCTGCGTGCCCTTCAGGCGTCGACCGCGAAATTCGTCGCGTAGCTCTAGTCCAAGCATGTTCGTCCTCACTCGTCTTCTGCTCGCGATCCGCGCGAATCTTCGGCTGCTGCTCCCCCCGCACGAATCAATTCGTCGACCTCCTCTTTCGACTCCTCAGACGAGGCGCCTCCGGCCTCGACCCACGCGTCGACCTGGGAGAGCTTGAACTTCCAGAGGCGACCGACCTTGTGGGCGGGCATACCCTTCGACTCGATCCACCGATAGACCGTGTCCTTCACGATCCCCAGGTGTTTCGCTACGTCGTCGACTGACGCCCATGCCTCTTGTTCCGACATCGCCTCTCTCCGGCTTGCGGTGGTGCTGCGGGCACACCGCCTCCATTCTGGTCGGCGAGAAGCTATCACGATCCGGGTGAGACGTGCAAGCCCAGCCAGGATCGTCTTGAGTCGGAAAGAGTCGGCACGATGCGTGCCGCGGGACTACTAGCCTGCGAGGTCGGCCTCGGGCCGCACCTCGGTCCACGCCGCCCGCTGATCCTCCCAGCACAGGCTGGCCAGCACCCGGCGCAGGGTGCGCTCGGTGACGGGCTCCCGCCCCACCGGGTACTCAAGGGCCAGCACCTCCTCCTGGATGTCCGGCGCGAGGAGCAGGAGGTTCATCAGCTGGGGGAGCCGGGCGCGGGTGAGCCCGTGGCGGCGGGCGACGTCGGCGTAGTCCTTGTAGCGGCCGGCTTCGATGTCGGCGGCGATGCGGTGGGCGACGCGTGCGGGACGGCGCTCGGCGAGCTGGCGTCGGCGGCGCTTGACGCGGGCCTGTGTGCGCCGCTGGCGGGGCCGGAAGGCGATGGTTTCGGCGTGCTCGGTCATGGGCTCGCCTCCATCGCCGGGGCCGACACGGGGGCGCTTGT